>Bissell_p2__coassemble_1743_pt1 | contig 9197 bp, 9 predicted proteins | sample Bissell_p2__metabat2_low_PE_028 | metagenome-assembled genome bin Bissell_p2 | reverse complement strand
GTAAAAGATAACGGTACATTTGTTTCACCTGATTCCTTCAAGTATTGTGCAAGGGTGATTCATCATGAATTAGGTAACGTATTATTCCATGCCCATTGTTTACGCCACACACATGGTACAATACTTGCAGAAGGTGGTGTAAACCCTAAAACAGTTATGGAACGATTAGGACATAAGAACATTGAAACCACTTTGCAAACTTACACATTTAATACAGAGGTAATGCAGCAGTTTGCTGTTGATGTATTTGAAAAATCTTTACAAGCCTAAACACGACAAAAAAGCGGTTGGACATTCCAATTAGTTCAGAGTGTTCAACCGCATTTCTTCATTTTCTGTTCATTTTATTTTTGCGGGTGGCAAATCGGTGGCAAATAGACTGAACTTCACACTTGGAAGCCTATAAAACCGCTTATTTCCGCTGCAAAAGACATACTGTTTCGACATCTTTTTCATTCTGAAACAATTCCTTTTGCATTAAGATTGATTCCAATGCAAAATAATTATTCATGCTTCGCACCTCCAAAATAGTTAACATGGATTCTGTTAAAAATAATGTAAGATCAAGCATAGAAACAAACACTTGAAAATACATCTTTAAAAGTTTCGGTTCCTCGCTAGCCAGCTTTAATCCTTCCAGCTCGTTTGCATATCTTCTCATGTGATGCATGGTCTGACATAACTCATAGAATCAAAAAACCCTTGAAAATGCCCATTTTCTGAGCTTTTCAAGGGTTTTAATCTTCATGTTATCTAGGAAATTAGTTTCCCATCTGTGCAGCCACTTCAGCAGCAAAGTCTTCGTTTTTCTTCTCTAATCCTTCTCCAGTTTCGAAACGAACGAATTTCTTAACTGTTACGTTAGCACCGTTTTCTTTTGCTACTTTTTCTACATATTTAGCAACAGATAAGTCACCATCCTGTACGTATGCCTGATCTAATAAGCAGATTTCTTTTAATTCTTTGTTGAGACGTCCGATGATCATCTTTTCGATGATGTTGTCTGGCTTCTCTGGGTTTTCTGTCTTAGCCTGAGCTAATAAGATTTCTTTTTCGTGCTCTAAGTATTCTGCAGATACTTCATCGCGTGAAACGTATTTTGGAGACATAGCTGCTACCTGCATTGCTACGTTCTTTAAGCAAGCTTTGATCTCGTCGTTGATTACGTCTGTCTCAGCTTCTACTAAAACACCGATTCTTCCGCCACCGTGGATGTAAGGTACTACACATCCGTCTGTAACTACTTTTTCAAATCTTCTGATGCTTAAGTTTTCTCCGATAACAGCGATTTTCTCTGTCAAAGCATCTTTTACAGTCTTTGTGTTGTCTGCTAACCATGCTTCGCTTAAGAAAGCATCCATATCAGCTGCTTCTGTTGCTACTGCCTGATTTGCAACTTCTTCTACATACGCCTGGAAGTCAGCATTCTTAGCAACGAAGTCTGTCTCAGAGTTTACTTCTACGATTGCTGCTACTTTGTCATCTTTTACAACAGCTTTTACAAGACCTTCTGCTGCAATTCTTCCTGCTTTCTTGTCAGCTTTTGCCTGTCCGTTCTTTCTTAAGTATTCTACTGCTTCGTCCATGTTTCCGTTTGTTTCATTAAGAGCTTTTTTGCAGTCCATCATTCCTGCACCTGTCATCTCTCTTAATTCTTTTACCATACTAGCTGTGATTGCCATGATCATTTCCTCCATTGATAATAGTTTCTTTAAAAAAATGCTTCAACCTGTATTCAGGCTGAAGCATTTAGTTCCAATCTTAAGCTTCTTCTGTTACTTCTTCAGCTGCTTCTTCTGTTACTTCTTCAAAAATTTCTTCTTCTCCTGTAACACCCTGGTTTGCTTCGATTACAGCGTCTGCCATTTTAGCAACGATTAACTTAACTGCTCTGATTGCATCATCGTTTCCTGGAATTACATAGTCTAATTCTTCTGGATCACAGTTTGTATCTGCGATACCGATCAACGGAATTCCAAGTGTGTGTGCTTCCTGAACACAGATTCTTTCTTTCTTAGGGTCTACGATAAAGATTGCATCTGGAGCTTTCTTCATATCTTTGATTCCGCCTAAGTTCTTTTCAAGTTTCTCCCACTCTTTTTTGATTGCGATAACTTCTTTCTTAGGTAATACGTCGAATGTTCCGTCTTCTGCCATTCTTTCGATATCTTTTAAGCGTGCGATTCTGCTCTGGATTGTCTTGAAGTTTGTGAGCATTCCACCTAACCATCTCTCGTTTACATAGAACATTCCGCAACGTTCTGCTTCAGATTTGATTGCATCCTGTGCCTGTTTCTTTGTTCCAACGAAAAGGATTGTTCCTCCTTCTGCTGCGATGTCAGAGATTGCTTTGTAAGCTTCATCTACTTTTCCAACTGATTTCTGTAAGTCGATGATGTAGATTCCGTTTCTCTCTGTGTAGATGTACTCTGCCATTTTAGGGTTCCATCTTCTTGTCTGATGTCCAAAGTGAACACCTGCTTCTAATAACTGTTTCATTGAAATAACGCTCATGATTTTTCCTCCATTGGTTTTTACTCTTCCGCATATTTCCTGTACTCTGCAACCGTTTCTTCTATATATAATGCGGTCCTGATCTTATCTGGCTGTCATCTTTCTCTCAAATGAAATACAGATGAAAGTCCTATTCAGAATCCATTGAAGAATATTGGCACCGGCAGAGATTGCCATATGCGTGTTTTTTACGACCGTTTAAGTATAGCATAGCAAATCTATGGATTGCAAGTACTTTATCATACTTTTTTACAGTTTTCGCATTTTCTATGACTGTGTCGTACTTCCGAAACCACCGTTTCTCACACTTGTCACATCATCGTCAACTGTGATTCCATATTCCACAAAGATTCCCTGCATAAATCCTGTTCCTTCTGGAATCTCAACGGTTTTATTTTCGTTTGTATCATTTGTGATCTTTGCGAAAATATGTCCCTCATTATCAGAGTAAAAGTAATCGCTGTCAATAATTCCAACCGTATTATTTAATTGCAGACGATATTTGAATCCAAGACCGCTTCTCGGATAACATTTTAGAACCCAATTTTCTTCCATCTCCACACGGATTCCTGTAGGAACTTTCACAGTTTCCCCTGGTTTCATTGTCAATGTCACCGGTGCATAGAAATCATATCCTGCCGATCCTGAAGTAGCACGCTTTGGAAGTTTGATATGATCGTAAATCGTCTTGATTTCTGCTGCATTGGTAGCACCAAAAGTATCGATCCATCCTTCTGTAAACTGCTCGTAACTTACTTTCTGAAATTTTGCAATTCGTTTCATTTGTTTTCTCCCGTTTCTATTTTCTCTCTTGTTGTTTCTTCTTTATGTTTCTGTATTCCGAAACAGATAGCCGGTTCCTCCATGCTGAAAATCATAAGAAGTCCCGGCTAATCTATCGTTTTCTTTCCCAGTCTTTCTGCCGGACAAGCTTACATTTTCGCCGACAAAAATGAAATTTTAGGAATCGTGCAAGATCACTTTCTCTTGGCGAAGAGACTCCTGTACATCGATGACTCTCTGATTTGCGCTTCCCTTCCAGTGAAGACTTACATCTTTTTTATCACACTCGAATTCGCCATCTACAAGCACATCGAGATATTTCACAATCTCCGTGTTTTTAATTTCCTCCCAGAGAGAACCTGTGTAAAGCCAGATTGTCTTTTGTGGAAATTTCTCTCGGATTTCTTTTGCCAGTTCTTTGACATCATAAGCATTTCTGACATGAAGCGGATCTCCTCCGCTAAATGTGATTCCACTGATATAATCTTTGGAAAGTTCCTCAAAAATCTCTTCTTTTGCTGCCTGATCAAAATCCAATCCCCCGTTCGGATCCCATGTGATCGGGTTGTGGCATTCTTTGCAGCAGTGAGAGCAGCCTGCCACCCACAATACGACACGAAGTCCATCCCCGTTTAGCATATCGTCTTTTGTTATGTTATGATATCGCATCTTACATACTCTTCCTTTCTGCGATTTCCGCCATCTTTGCATCGTTCAGACGTGTATCTCCTTTGACTCTTGAATAAGAAAGGTATCCATTCATCCGGTCGATCTTCGTCAGATTTTTGCTTCCGCATACCGGGCAGACATCCATCGCAAGTTCTTCGTGTCCGCAATCGTCGCAGTACGCCAGAGACAGATTGACCCCTTCATAAAGCCCCATATCCATCGCGCGGCGCACAAGGGCTTTGATTGCTTCTTTATTGTAGTTGATCGGATATTTCACATACTGGATTTTTCCTCCGTTGCTGAGTTCCCAGAAACGATACTCCAGATCCTGCTTTTCAATCGGTGTGATGTCTTCTGTCACATGACAGTGGAATCCATTGCTGACATATTCACGGTCAGATACGTTTTCTACGATTCCGTATTTCTTGCGGAACTGCTTTACCTGAAGCCCGCAGAGATTTTCTGCCGGTGTCGCATAGATTGCATACAGATGTCCATCTTCTTCTTTAAATTCGTTGACACGCTTGTTGATGTACTCTAATACTTCCAGTGCAAATGCGCCGTCTTCCACAAGTGATTTTTTATTATGAAGCTGCTGAAGCTCATTGAATGCTGTGATTCCAAAGGAAGCAGTCGCTGATTTTAAGAGAGGCTTGATCTTGTCGTGCAGACCAAGATTTCCACCGTAAAATCCACCTTCACAGTATGCAAGCGGATTTGTCGATGCTTTCATCTCCCCGAGATACTCATATGTACGAATATGGAGCTTCCGGATCAGATTTAAGTAGTAATCAAGTACTTCATAGAAATCTTTGTTCTCTTGTTTTGCCTTTGCATAGATCATTGGCAAGTGAAGACTTACTGCACCAATGTTAAATCTTCCGACAAATACCGGCGTATCTGTCTCATCTTTTGGATACATACCACCCTTTTCGTACCATGGGGATAAAAATGCACGGCATCCCATCGGGCTGATGATTTTACCATACTGCTTATACATACTTGCGATGTAGCCTTTTCCAGTCAGACTCAGCCAGTCCGGATACATTGTCTTTCTTGAACATTCGATTCCTGCTTCAAATACATCTTCCAGTTCTTTTCCCGGTCCATGCAGGTTCTCATCATAGAGGAATACGATTTTCGGGAACAATACCGGCTTTTTATGACCTTCTTTTCCCTGTCCGTTCATTCTGACTTTCAGCATCGTGATCGTGACAAGCTTTGCAAAACGGCTTCTTCCGGTTCCTGCTGTCACTGTAATAAACGGATAATCTCCTCTGCTGGAAGATACGGAGTTAAATTTGTATTCCCACCCCTGGAATCCCTGCTCCATCTCTTTTTCCAGATCTTTCCATGCGACCTCTTCTGCCTTCTCCCGCTCGATTCCAAGTCCCAGATATTTCTCCACATGGTTATGGAATGATTTCTCTGCAAACGGCTCTAAGATATCATCTACACTTGGCACAGTAAATCCACCGTACTGCTGGCTTGCTGCACTTAGAACAATATCTCCGATCACATCGAATGCTGTATCCAGTGTCTTCGGCTCATTGTACCAGAGATTTCCCATCTCAAATCCCCCGCTCAGCACGTTCTTTACATCAAACAGACAGCAGTTCATTGTATCGCGTCTCGCGGACATGTCGTGGATATAGATGTATCCATCTCTGCATGCCTGAATCTCTTCTGTTGTCAGGAAAAACTTCTTGTAAAGTTCCTTATTCAGTTCATTGAAAATCAGACTGCGCTTTGTAGATACGAGCGCACTGTCTGTATTACTGTTCTCCTTATCACCGATGTACATAATTGACTGACTCTTTTTGTACACCTCGTCAAGCATTTGCACAAAGTCCTGCTTATAGTTGCGGTAATCACGATAGCTCTTTGCCACAAGCGGATTCACTTTCTCCAATGCACCTTCTACGATGTTGTGCATCTCGGCAATCCGGACTTCTTCCACTCCCATATCTCTTACTTTCTCTTCCACAAATTTACAGATAAATTCAAGCTCTGCATCTGTAAATTGGATCAATGCACGATAAGCTGATTTATTGACTGCGACTACTACTTTCTGTACATTAAACTCTTCTGAAGTCCCGTCTTTCTTGATTACTTTCACCATACTACACTTGCTTCCTTTCCCCAGTATTTCATCTATATTTAGTGTTTTATTATCTTTTAGCAAACTAGATAATGTGTCTGCACGAACAATATTACCACTTCCTGCAAGCACCGTCAACAAGAACTGCGCGAAAATATTATACAAAAATCTTCGTTTCCGTTCTTCTAAATTTTGTGAAAAATAAGGATGGACATTGCTGTTCCATCCTTATGTTCTCTCTTCTATTTTAGTTGCCGCACTCAATGCTGATTTCATTAAACAACTTTAAAATTTCTTCCACACTTGTCTGCTGCTTTTCTTTGCCTGACCGATCCATTATGATCTCTCCCTGATGCATCATCAAGAGCCGATTCCCATACTTTACAGCATAGCGAAGATTGTGTGTCACCATGATCGCTGTCAATTGTTTCTTTTTCACAATTTCATCTGTCAGCTCCATGATCCGCTCTGCCGTCTTTGGATCCAGCGCCGCTGTATGTTCATCGAGAATCAGAAGATCCACCGGTGTCATCGTAGCCATCAGAAGAGCCATTGCCTGTCTTTGTCCGCCGGACAATGCTCCCACTTTTGTCTCCAACTTTTCTTCCAGACCAAGTCTTAAGGAAGATAATAGTTCCCGATAATAGGAAATCTGTTTTTTGTTGATTCCTCTTGCAAATCCATAACGTTTTCCTTTGTGATCCGCTATCGCCATGTTTTCAAGAATCGTCATCCCCGGGCAAGTACCAAATGCAGGATTCTGATACACTCTTCCAATCTTCTGATTTCTTCTATACTCCTTTTCCTTTGTGATGTCTTTCCCGTTCATGCAGATTTGCCCTGCTTCCGGCAGGATACTGCCACAGATCAGATTTAGAAGAGAGGTTTTCCCTGACCCATTACTTCCAATCACAGAAACAAAATCCCCCCGATCTATTTTCATTCCAAAATCTTCAAATAAACACATTTCATGAACCGTCCCAGGATTATAGTATTTATAAATATGATTTAATTCAAGCATTTCCTTTCACCTTCCTTTTTCTCTCCGTACTGATCAACAAAATCACAAGAAACAGCACTGCTGTGATCAATTTCATGTCTCTTGGTTCAAAGTTTTTAATTGCAATACCGACACACAACTTGTAAATCACCGCTCCGAAAAAGACAGTGGTAGTTGTTTTCAGAAAGGAAAGCTTACGAAACAGGCTCGTTCCGATGATCACACTGGCAAGCCCGATGACCATCGCCCCAGTTCCCATGGAAATTTCAAAAACCCTCTCCTCCTGACAGAATACACATCCCGCAAGTGCCACAAGACCATTGGCAATCGCAAGTCCGATGATTTTCACATTTCCTGCATCTTTTGCAAGAGAAGTGACTAACTTGTCGTTGTCACCTGCCGCCCGCAGAAGAAATCCTGACTTTGTTCCCAAATAAAGATCCAACAATAATTTTGCCCCAACCGCAATAACAAAGATCAGTGCCAGTGTGGCATAGTTTTTAAGTGTTCCCGGAAACATCCTATCGATCAGATTATTTTTAAAAATGGTTTTCTGAGAAAACAGTGGGACATTTGCCGTCCCGGCAATCCGTAAGTTTACCGTCCACAGAGCTGTCATCATAATGATCCCGGCCAGAAGATCTCTGACCTTTCCTTTCACATGAATCAATCCAGTGAGCATTCCTGCCAGCGCTCCTGCCAGAAATGCCAGAAGCAGTGCCAGAAATGGGGATATTCCCTTTGTGATCAGCGCAGCTCCTACCGCTCCGCCGAGCGGAAAACTTCCATCTACAGTTAAGTCTGGAAAATCCAGTATTTTATAAGTAATATAGACACCAAGAGCAAGTATTCCATAGATGAAACCCTGCTCCATTGTTGTTATGATCAAGCTCATTTTCCTGCCTTCCTTTCCTCATATCCTTTATTCGCATATCTCAGCGTTTTCCAAAAGTTCCTCTCCAAAAGAGATCCCCAGTTGTTCTGCCACTGCAGTATTCAAATAAAGATTTCCTCCTGAAATCTCTTCATATTCCAATTCCGATGCCTTTGCCTCTCCTGTCAGTATCTTTGCTGCCATTTTCCCAGTCTGCTTTCCAAGTTCCACATAGTCAAGTCCTTCTGCCGCCAGACATCCAAGCTTGACCTGCTCAATTTCGCTTCCAAATACTGGAATCTCTGCTTCTTTTGCTCGTTCAAGAATCGTCGGAAGGGAATTTACTACCGTGTTATCTGTCAGATTAGTCAGACAATCTACCTTTCCTACTAATGCTTCTGCTGCCATCGCAATTTCCGATGTATTGCTGACACCTGCTGTCACAATCTCAAATCCATAATCTTCTGCATAGTTTTCATATACTCGAATTGCGGACAAAGAGTTTACTTCGCTTGTCGTATAGAGAATCCCGATTTTTTTCGCTTCTGGAAGAATCTGACGAATCATTTCAAGCTGATCCTTGATCGGAAGTCTGTCACTTGTCCCGGTCACTTCCCCTGCCGGCTTTTTATCTTTTCCTGCCAACTCTGCCGTTTCTGGATCTGTCACCGCCGTATAGATGACTGGAATCTCTGTATCCATCGCCGCATTAAATGCAGTCTGTGCACTTGGGGTTGCGATTGCACAGATCAGATCCATCTGATCTGCCACAAACCGATCCGCAATCTGACTTGCAGTGCCCATATCCGCCGCTGCATTTTTCACTTCGATTTTTAGATTTTTCCCTTCTTCCAACCCTTCTTCTTTTAATCCTTCCAAAAACCCTTCCCTGCAGTTATCAAGAGAGGCATGCTCCGCAAACTGTGAGATACCGATACGATAGATTTGCTCTCCTTGCTCTTTCTTTGCTTCCTGCTTGCTTCCACAACCTGTGATTGCTACAATCGCTAGCACAGCTGCCAGACTTCCTGTTAATTTTCCTACCTTTTTACTCATTCTTCTCATCATCTTTCTCTGCTCCTTTTCCTTTTTTAATTATGCTGATATCCACTTGCCAGGCAGATAACTATGATGTTAGCAAAGATTAGACAATTCGGATTGTGAGCACTTCGAGGCTTCGCCTCTCAGTCGCGGGCAGCCCGCGAATATTTTTCCAGGAACGCTCTCTTTTGTGCGAGCACAACGAGCGCCTTCCT
>Bissell_p2__coassemble_1669_pt1 | contig 9598 bp, 7 predicted proteins | sample Bissell_p2__metabat2_low_PE_028 | metagenome-assembled genome bin Bissell_p2 | reverse complement strand
GAGGAAGAAGGAAGAATGTCTGCATATTTTCAAAAGAAAATATATTGGTTTTTTATTTCGATGGATATGAAAATAGGATAATAGATAAATACTAATAAAAGTATATATATAAAATCTTAAAAGAGTTTGAAATTTTGTTTGATGAAAAAAATAGAAAATCTACTTTGAACAATGAAAGACCAGTCAGGTAAATCGGATTCTGGCTGGTCTTTTTCTGAAAAGCAGATAGATAAAATTAATCAGAATACTTTTCTTTGTAAAATGAGTATTTATTAAAACATTTCATTTTGATTTTTGGCAACTGCCTTAACGGAAATTCCATTGATCTCCACATGGTCATCGATACCAATCACGATGCAGCGGCGCCCATCAATGATTCTTGTTTCGACCAGATCGGAACGTTCCGGGTTGACATTGATCACAACATCTGGGGTGCGTATCTCAAACTTTCTTGTATTGACAATGTTAGTTGCAAGGAAAGATGGCTGTTCGGACGAGGAAGATGAAGTTGCCTGTTCAAAGTTCCGGTCAAAGTCTTCCAAATGTTCTTCGGTCACACCACTGTGGGCAAAAAGTTTTTTTACTTCTGTTTTGTCAAGGGTAACCGGTTCCGGGGAATCTTTCTTTTCTTCAAGCATTTCATAGAGGTTCTCATGGATATTTTTGACCACTTCATAGTCACGTTCTTCTCCGAGTGTTTCTTCGATCAGTGTCTGGAAAGTTTCTTTCTGTCCTCCGGCAGATAATGGAAGAATGGCACCGAGTAGATTTTCTACAAGAGAAGCACGGAGTTCTTCGGCATTTTTGGCGTAATAAAGAATGCTGTGCAGGTCGGTGCTCCGGTCATTAAAAGCAGGAAACAGAAATCCCACATCCGGCATTTCTACGATCCAGTCGCGGACGCGTTCACCAAAGGTGTTATCTTCTGCATGGTAACTAAGCCCTGGTTTAGACAGTTTTACCGGACAGATGCTGCAGAGCAGATATTCATATACTTCATCGGAGGCATCGAACATTTCGCTCCCATCACTGGATTTTCCCGGAATGTCATAGGCGGCGTGAATGACAAGGATCAGGTAGTTCTCGCCATAGTCGTAAGATTCGATGATCCGGTCGTAGAATGCATCCAGAAGCGCATCATCGGTCAGTTGGCTGGCACGAAGTTTCAGGAGAAAATCCTGAGTTCCTCCCGCATTTTCCGCAGAGAGAGGGAATTCCATGTTGAGCAGATTTTTTCCAATCGTGCCGGACAGTGTCTTGCGAAATAGTTCAAAATATTTGAAGATTTCTTCTTCAGGAAGAGAGAGAAATGCTTCTTTTAATTGTGTTTTTTTATTTTTTTCGCCGTCGACATAGCAGCCACAGATGCGGGTGATCGCGCAGTTGTCCGGCGTAAATTGCTTTTTGATTTCGGATACTTCTTTTTTATTCATAATCTAACCACCTTATCTATCTAAATTTTTGTGAACAAACTAAGAGCGTGCCAGAAGATCTGTGCACGCTCTTCATTATAACAAGTCCAAAAGAAAATAGAAAGAAAATTCTTTTGTTCTTTAAAATTTTCTGTGACTATTCTACTCCATTAAAGCAGTAAGTACATACTTTACAAGGAGACAGCCCGATGGATGCAATCAGATCATCCAGTCTGTGATAGCGGAGTGTAGTAAAGTTTTGTTCTTTGCGGATCGCTTCCAGCATGTCGGCATAGCGCTGACTGTTTGGATCTGCATATTCGCTTAAATATTTCTGTGCATCATCGCCTTCTTTCTCTTGGATCACACGTCTTGTGATCAGATCCAGTTCGGATTTGGAGCGAGAGAAATTTAAATATTTACAGCCGAATAAGAGTGGCGGGCAGGCAGGACGTACATGGACTTCTTTTGCCCCACTATTGTAAAGAAATTCTGTTGTCTCACGAAGTTGAGTTCCGCGCACGATGGAGTCATCGATCAGAAGGAGACTCTTGTCTTCGATCAGAGACTGTACCGGGATCAGTTTCATGCGGGCAATCAGATTTCGCTGTTCTTGATTTTGCGGCATAAAAGAACGCGGCCAAGTCGGTGTATATTTGATAAATGGACGGGCAAATGGAATACCGGATTCATTGGCATAGCCGATGGCATGGGCAATTCCGGAATCTGGAACTCCTGCGACAACATCTGGTCTGACATCGTCAAGCGCATCACGTTTTGCAAGCATTCCACCGCATTTGTAACGCATTTCTTCTACATTGACGCCTTCGTAGGAAGAGGTCGGGTATCCATAGTAAACCCAAAGGAAAGAACAGATCTTCATATCTTCTTTTGGCTCACTGACAGTCTCGACACTATCCGGTGTGATGTAAACGATCTCAGCAGGTCCTAATTCTTTGTAGTCGCTGTAGCCGAGATTGATATATGCGAAACTTTCAAAGGAGACACAGTAGGCATCTTTCTTATGTCCTACGACAAGCGGAGTACGCCCGCGTCTGTCTCTTGCGGCATACAAACCGTCTTTTGTCATCAGAAGCAGTGTCATAGAGCCGTCTACGATTTCCTGTACATATTGGATTCCTTCTACAAGAGAATCTTTCTGACAGATCAGGGAAGCGATCAATTCAGTTGCGTTGATCTGTCCGCCGCTCATCTCCTGGAAATGTGTATGTCCATGGGCATACACTTTGTCTAAAAGTTCGTCCATATTATTAATTTTGCCGACCGTTGTGATCGCGAAGCTTCCGAGATGAGACTGGATTAGAAGCGGCTGCGGTTCGAAATCAGAGATACAGCCAATTCCTAAATTTCCCTGTAATTCTTCTACATCTCGTTCAAATTTTGTACGGAATGGTGAGTTCTCGATATTGTGAATGGCTCTGCTGAAACCGCTTGGACCAAAAGTAGCCATTCCTCCCCGTCGTGTTCCTAAATGTGAGTGGTAGTCAACACCGTAGAATAAATCAAGCGTACAGTTTGATTTTGCGGCAACACCAAAAAATCCTCCCATGTGTTCGTCTCCTTTTCTATGTGTAAATTTGAAATATGTTTCATTGACAGAATAAGTTTAGCACGATTCAGAAAGGAAAGCAAAGGGGGATGCTGGGAAATGGATAATTATTTTTAAAGAGAAATAATAAGCAGAGATTATAAATCAGTTGCAGATAGGGACGGTTGTGATCTGATCAGAATAGAATATTTTGAGAAGTCAGTAAGGGAGAAGTGCAGACAACAGTTGTAACTGCAAGAAAAATCCAATATAATAGAATGGGCAAAATAATAAGTATGTGTAATAAGTATGAGGAAAATGGAGTGGCAAAAGATGAAATTATTTCATATATCAGATTTACATATCGGAAAAATTCTGCATGAGGTCAATCTTCTGGAGGAACAGAAAATTGTCCTGGCACAAGTACTTGCGCTTGTGGATCTTCATATGCCGGATGGAATCCTGATCGCGGGAGATATCTATGATAAGGCAGTGCCGTCGGCAGAGGCGGTAAAAGTATTTGACACTTTTTTAAGTGAACTGGCTGACCGGGGGATTTCCGTCTTTTTGATCAGCGGAAATCACGATTCGTCTGAGCGGATCCATTTTGCAAGCCGGATTTTGCAGAAAGAAAATATTTTTATCAAGGGGATTTTTGACGGGAAACTGGAGCCGGTAGAACTCAACAAGGATGGGCAGAAAGTTTCTGTTTATTTACTTCCTTATATAAAGCCGTTTGATGTGCGTCCGTATTATCCGGAGGAAGAGATTGACAGTTATGACCGGGCGGTGCGAACAGTCCTTTCTCATGTAGATATCAACCCGGAGGCTGTGAATGTCCTTGTCGCTCATCAGTTTATTACCGGGGCAGTTTCTTCTGAGTCGGAGACTGTGATGGTTGGAGGGCTTGACAATATCGGTGCCGATGCATTTGATCTGTTTGACTATGTGGCTCTTGGACATCTTCATCGGGCACAAAAAGTAAAACGGGAGACTATCCGGTACTGCGGGACATTATTCCCGTATTCATTTGATAAAAATGAGGGCGAAAAATCAGTGACAATGCTCACAATCGAACAAGGAAAAGAGATTGTGGTGGATACACTTGCAATCCATCCACGCCATGGACTTTGTACAGTATCTGGATCATTGCAGGAGGTTCTTGGTGGAGAAGGGTGCGAAGAGTATGTGAAGGTAGTACTGACTGACGGGGAAGATCAAGTGGATGTAGTACCAAGACTTCGAGTGAAATATCCGAATCTGCTGACAGTAGAATTTGAAGGAAGGACACGTGCCGCTTTAGAAGGGATCAAAAATGCAGAGCAGATTGCAGACCGCTCGCCGATGGAGTTGTTTGCGGAGTTTTTTGAAGAGCGAAGCGGGGAGAAGCTGGCGGAAGAAGACCGGACGCTTGTGGAGCAGATGATGAGAGAACTTTTAGAGGGAGGAGAGAGCTGATAATGAGACCGATCACACTGACGATGAATGCATTTGGAACTTATCTGGAAGAGACGACGATTCCGTTTGAGCAGTTTGGGACGAGCGGACTTGTTTTGATCACGGGAGATACCGGTGCGGGGAAGACAACGATTTTTGATGCCATTTCCTATGCGCTTTATGGGGAGACCAGCAGCGGAAATAAAAGGCGGAAGCCAGAGATGCTGCGAAGTGATTATGCAGATGCGAAAAACAAAACGTATGTGAGCCTGACATTTGAACACCAGAATGAGCAATATACGATCACGCGCTCTCCTGCATATTTTCGGGATGGATATGCGACAAAGACTGCTGCCACGGTGGAGATGCTACTTCCGGATGGAACACGGTTAAAGTCGGCAAAAGATATCGATGGGGAGACAAAGGGAGGAACTATCCTATTTCCTGGGAAGATACGGGAATTGTTTGGAATCTCACTAGAACAGTTCAGACAAATTGCCATGCTTGCACAGGGAGATTTTTTGAAATTGTTGCATGCAGAGACAAAAGAGCGGGAAAAGATTTTCCGGACTATTTTTAATACACAGATTTTTTTTGATCTTCAGGAAAAGATTTCTGCAACTTACCTTGATAGGAAACGGAGATATGAAAATCTCCGACAAGGGGCAGAGGAGCAATTAGGAGAAATACGGCTTCCGGAGGAAGAAACTTATGAGAAGAAACAGCCAGAGGCAGAAGAATGTTGGGAACGCTTAAAAAGGAATGTGAAGGAAAGAAGACTGGAAGTGCTAGACGAGATTATTCGTGATCTGCAAGTAGTCAATGCCATTGATATAGCGGAATTAAAAAAACTTCGTGCTGCGGAAGAACGTATGAGAGAGCATCTGACAAAACTGCAGGATTATGACAGAGAAAAAGGACGTCAGAGGAGAAATCAAGAAAACTGTGAGAAGTTTTTTCAAGAGAGGGAGCGTCTGGCCGTGCAGGTACAGTCTGCACAGGAAGCTTATCAGCAAGCGGCAGGTATCGATCAGACACCGTGGATCGCAGAGAAAGATCAGATTCAGAAGCAGCTAGAGATCCATGGAAAATTAGAAATGATTAGAAGCAACTGTAAAAAAAGCGAGGCAGACTGGAAGAACAAGGAAGCACAGATCCAGCAGGAAAAACTATCAGCGGAAAAGATGGCAGAAGAAAAGAAGAAGATTATAGAACAGTTGAAATTGTGGGAAACACTTCCAATCCGTCAGGAACAAAACAGACAGCGCAGAGAGCAGTGGAAGGCGCAGGAAGAAATTTTAAAACGCCTTCGATACATGCAGGAAGAAATCTACAAGAAGGAGACAGAGTTAGGAAAAGTTCGCAAACGATTGCTAGGAGAACTTTGCAGGAAAGATGAGGCAAATCAGAAGTACAATGAATTGGATACGAAGAGCAGGGCGCATATGGCGGGAATTTTTGCAGCAGAATTGATAGATGGAAGTCCTTGCCCTGTTTGTGGTTCTATTTCTCATCCATCTCCGGCAGGAAGGGTGAGTGGTGTGCCGACTGCGGAGGAAGTGAAGCGGGCGCAGAAAGAACTTGAGCGGGCAAAGGAAGCCTGCGATCATACACAAGAACAGATTCAGAGAACAGAGGCGGCGGTGGAAACCGAGAAAAATCATCTGAGACAGCGTTTGAGTGAATTGTCAAAAGCATCGTGGGAGACGAAAAGATTTGAAGAGATTGCGGAATATCTAGAGCAGCTTACTGAAAAAATCACAAACCGGATAGAAGAGTTGACGAAGGAACATGAGGAATTAGAGAAGCAAAAAGAAAAACAAGAGGCATGGAACGCACAGCTGGAAATGATTGAAGCAAGGCAAAAAGGACAGGAAGAGAGACAAAAACAGCTGCAGGAAGACAGAGAGCGGCTGCTTGGAAAGTATTTGTCTGATAAAAGCACACTGGAAGTGATGGAAAAGCAGGTGACATCCGCGAAAGAGCAGTTGGAGTCCCAGCTTACTGCGTGTATCAAAACGCTGGAGAAAATCCGAAGAGATACCGAAGCTGCACAGAAGCAGTATTTGGCATCGAAAGAATTGGCGGATAAGACAGAAGGACAACTTCGGGTGGCGAAAGAAGAAGGAGATCGTCTGCAAAATCTCTTGAAGGAACAGGAGAAAGAGCTCTTCCGGTTGGAAATCTTATCCGGAACAGAACAGGAAGGGGAGAGAGCAGAGAAGGAAGCTTTTATGAAGGAAGCTTGTGCACAGTTCCACGAAGCGTATGAGGTTTACTTACTTCGGTCCGATAAAAATGCGGAGTGTGTCCGAAAACTGGAAAAGCGGGAAAAAGAGCTGGGACAGGCGGAGGAAGAGTTTGTCCAGATTCGTCGGATCCATGCAGCGGCAAATGGAAATTACAAATTTGAGACGTACATTCAAGGGGTATATTTTGACCAGATCATTGCGCAGGCAAATAAGCGACTGACCATGATGATGCATCAGCAGTTTGAGTTGAAACGCGGGGAAAAAACTGTGGGAAACAGAGGGTTGGATCTGTTTGTTTATGATTACCGAACTGCGAAAAACCGAGATGTGCGGACACTGTCCGGCGGAGAGTCATTTGTAGCATCTCTGGCGATGGCGTTGGGACTGTCTGATATTGTGCAGCAGCATAATGGAGGGGTGAAGCTGGAGACTATGTTTATTGATGAAGGGTTCGGTTCTCTGGATGCGGATACACTGGAGCAGGCAATTCGCACTTTGAATCAAATGTCAAAAGGAAAGTGCCTGATCGGTATTATTTCCCATGTGGAAGAACTTAGAAAGCGCATTGATAAAAAAATTTATATTCATAAAACAAACCAGGGAAGTCAGGCGGAACTGGTAGTGTAGGAGGAAACATGCAGAAAGAAACAGAACAGAAAAAAAGAAAACAGATGGAAAAGTTTGATATGCTCGGAAAACATCCTGGGAGAGCGCTGATATTTTTTGCGGTGCCTATGATCCTGGGAAATCTGCTCCAGCAGTTTTACAATATGGCGGACTCTGTGATTGTCGGCAGATTTGTCGGGGAAGATGCACTTGCAGCCGTTGGCGCCTCGTACTCATTGACGACCGTGTTCATTATGATCGCCATTGGAGGCGGGGTAGGAGCCTCAGTCATTATTTCCCAATATCTCGGGGCGAAGGAATATACGAAGATGCAGACCGCAATTTCTACCGCACTTTTGACATTTCTTGCAATCAGTGTGATACTTGCAGGGTTTGGACTGTTTGCGAACAGGGCGATTTTGTCTTCGTTAAAGACGCCGGCAAACATTTTGGAAGATGCTGTGTTGTATCTGAATATTTATTTTATGGGGCTTCCATTTTTATTTATGTACAACGTACTTTCGTCAATCTTCAATGCGCTGGGAAAATCAAATATCCCGCTGTATTTGTTGATGTTTTCTACAGTACTGAACATTGCGTTGGATCTTGTGGCCGTAATTGTATTCCAGAAGGGAGTCGCGGGAGTGGCAGTGGCAACCGTGTTTGCCCAGGGAATTGCCTCGGTGCTTTCCTTTTGGATCCTGCTCCGCAGACTGAAAGAATATGAGGGGGAGGATACTCCGAAAAAATACGATATGGAAATTCTTGGAAATATGGTAAAAATAGCAATTCCTTCCATTATTCAGCAGTCAATCGTATCTATCGGAATGTTACTTGTGCAGTCAGTTGTGAATGGATTTGGATCATCCGTTGTGGCAGGATATTCTGCGGGGATGAGGATTGAGTCCATCTGCATTGTGCCGATGATTGCAATGGGAAATGCTATTTCTACTTTTACTGCCCAAAATATCGGCGCAGGACAGACCGATCATGTAAAGAAAGGATATCGGACGGCACACGGGATTGTATTTGCATTTGCAGTAGTAATCTGTGTGACATTACTTCTGCTGAAAAAGCAGATTATTTCCATGTTTGTGGGAGGCAATGAAAGCTCTCTTGCATTTCAGACAGGAAGTTCGTATCTGTCTTTTATCGCATATTTCTTTGTATGTATTGGGTTGAAAGCGCTGACGGATGGGGTGTTGCGAGGTTCAGGAGATGTGGTTGTATTTACACTTGCTAATCTCTGCAATCTTGCAGTCCGCGTGAGTATTGCCTTTATTTGTGCGCCGCTCTGGGGCGTTCAGGCAGTGTGGTATGCGGTTCCGCTTGGATGGATGACAAACTACATCATATCCTTTGCGAGATATCTGACTGGAAAATGGGAGAGAAAGAGGTTGATCTGACGTTAGACAAGAACAGAAAGGAAAAGTGGTTATGAGACAGGAAAAATTCAAGATGGAACGGCAAGGACTTGTGGAAGAAGGTCAGAAAGTGAAAGTGACGGAAAGGGTCAATGGAAGTCTGTACAGCTATGTAGTGGAGCCGGCGGTGGCAATGTCTGGTATTTACAGAAGCAATGCCAGGATTCAATCCAGAGAAGGGATTATCCGGGAAATTCAGCAAAATGACAGAGGATTTTATCTTCTCGTAGAATTTGAGGAATAGATGACAAGTGGAAAAACCTGTGCTATAATAAATTTTGTTGTAAAAATGTCGCTAGATATGTATTAGGAGGAAATCAAAATGGTAGCAAGAAAAGCAGCAAGAAAAATGAACAATAAGAACAATACAGAACAGAGAAAAGCGACTGCAAAAAAAGCAACGGAAGCTGCAGTACAGAGTGCAGAAGAAGTTGTGATGGCAACAGAGGAAGAGACAGTAGAGGGAAAAGCAGTTGAGACAGTAGAGAAAAAAGATGCCGTGGAAGAAAAGAAGACAGAAGAGAAGAAAGCAGTAAAAAAAGCAGCTCCGAAAAAGGAGATGAAGACTTCTGTAGTAGTAGAATACAAGGGAAAACAGGTAGAAGAAAAAGAGATGATCGCGGCAGTGAAAAAAGCGTGGACAAAATCTGGACGTCGGATCGGTGAGATCAAGACAATGACACTTTATGTAAAACCAGAGGAAAATGCGGTGTACTACGTGATCAATGGAATCGATACAGGAGCAGTTCCTTTTTAGAATGTGGGACGTATCTGCAAAGTGATTTAGCAGATATGTCCTTTTTTGATAGAAAACAATTAGATAAAAACTATAAAAATAGAAAAAATAGAAAATAAGTTCAAAAAATCTGAAAAAAGCATTGACAAATCTGAAAAGTATGTTATTATATAGTCATAAAC
>Bissell_p2__coassemble_1505_pt1 | contig 10599 bp, 10 predicted proteins | sample Bissell_p2__metabat2_low_PE_028 | metagenome-assembled genome bin Bissell_p2 | reverse complement strand
AGCAGTGACCGAAATTCTGTTGATTTTTTCTGAGAAAGCGGGATCAGACTGCCATCCATCATCCGGATATCATACCCTTTCACCGCTTTGACATAAAAAAGATTTACTACAAAACTTTTATGAGGCACTGCAAAATCGTATCCTTTCATCCGCTCAGCAATCTCTCGGATTCCTCCGCGAATGATCAGATTTTCCTTTTTTGTCTTTACATACACTCGGCGTTCCCGGTATTCAAAATAGTAAATATCATTGATCCTTACAAGTTCTGACCCATCCTTTGTCTCAAATCGAATACTGATCTCATCTTCTTTTTTCCTCTTCTGATAATAGAAAATCGCCTCCTGCAGCTGCGCTTTTACCTGCTCCTGCCTCACCGGTTTCAAGAGATAGGCAAATGCATGAACCGCAAAAGCGTAATGCACATATTCCGCATAACTTGTCACATAGATAATTTTTACATTCTTGTCCTTTTCTCTGAGAATCTTCGCCGTCTCAATGCCATTCATCCCATCCATATCGATATCAAGAAAAAGAATGTCATAGTTCTGATCGGACTCCACTAATTTCTCACCGCTCTCATAGCAGTCTATCTCTTTTGAGATACCGGCTGATAAAATCATCTCTTTTAACCGTATGACGCTCTCTTTGTCATCATCACATACTGCAATCTTTGGCATCTCTTCTTCCCTTTCCTTTCTATCGCCATTATACGCTTTCCCCAAACTGTATTTCAAGCTTCCTGACTGAAATACAGTTTTTCGTACCTATCATCCGGATTTGATCCAATAGTTTTCTTAAAACCACCTATATTTATGTTGCTTCCTCGTTTTCAATACTATATACTAAGACTATGAGGTGATGACATGACAATTAACACAGAAGATATCCTAAACAGTATTTTAGAAAGTATTTCAAGAATTGACTATGTAAAGGCAGATGAGATTCCAAATATCGACCTATATATGGATCAAGTCACAACTTTTATGAATGACCACATGAAATCCTCCAAGCGATATGAAGACGATAAGATTCTCACAAAAACAATGATCAACAACTATGCAAAGAATGAACTTCTCCCACCTCCTCTGAAGAAAAAGTATTCTAAAGAGCATGTGATGGTTCTCATTTTTATCTATTATTTTAAAAATATTTTATCAATCAAAGATATTGAGACATTGCTCAAACCGATCACAGAGAACTACTTCCACACAGATAAGGAACTGTCGTTCACAGATCTCTACGAGGAGGTGTGTAGCCTTGAGAAATCCCGCATCGATCATCTGAAAGAAGATATTACAGAAATTTACCGCACTTCTTCTGAAACCTTTTCTGATGCGGATGAGGAGAATCGTGAATTTCTCCGTCTGTTTTCTTTTATCTGTACATTAAGTTTTGATGTATATGTCAAGAAACAGTTGATTGAGAAACTCGTTGACGCACTCCCGCCTTCCGATAACAGGAAACATAAAAAGTGATTTTTTTCTTTGCATTATAAAAAGGCAGCGTATTCCACGTTTGTGGTACGCTGCCTCTCTTTAAAATCTGATTGATTTTCTATCTCAAAATTAAGCTAATTTAGATTTTGCAACTTCTGCTAATGTAGCAAATCCCTGTGCATCATTGATTGCCATATCAGCTAAGATCTTTCTGTTCATCTCAACTCCAGCTAATTTTAAACCGTACATAAATTTGCTGTAAGATAATCCATTGATTCTTGCAGCTGCGTTGATACGAGCGATCCATAACTGTCTCATCTGACGTTTGCGCTCTTTTCTTCCTGCGTAAGAAGATGTGAGTGCTCTCATCACTGACTGTTTTGCAACTCTGTATTGTTTAGATCTGGCTCCTCTGTAACCTTTCGCCAGCTTTAATGTTCTATTGTGTTTTTTTCTAGCGTTCATTCCGCCTTTAATTCTTGCCATGTCTTTCTAATCCTCCTTCAATTCTTCAAATCTTATAAGTATGGTAAGATTTTCTTCATATTCTTAACATTAGTAGCATCTGTGATAGTTGCCTGTCTAAGATTTCTTTTTCTCTTTGTAGATTTCTTAGTTAAGATATGGCTCTTGTAAGCTTTATTTCTTTTTAATTTTCCTGTACCTGTTTTTTTGAAACGTTTTGCTGCTGCTCTACTTGTTTTTATTTTTGGCATGATGTTTTTCCTCCTTAAATGTAGATTATTTATTTTTAACGTTTTTCAGTTAAAACCATGCTGATACTTCTGCCTTCGAGTTTCGTTGGCTTCTCTACGACTGCAATATCCTTTAACATATCTGCAAAATCGTCTAAAATATGCTTACTTGTCTGCATATGTGCCATCTCTCTTCCGCGAAAACGTAATGTCACTTTGACTTTATTTCCTTTTTGAATAAATTTCTTTGCGTTATTTACTTTCGTATTCAAATCATTTGTATCAATATTAGGTGATAAACGCACTTCTTTGACATCCACCGTTTTTTGTTTCTTCTTTGCTTCTTTTTCTTTTCTTGTCAACTCATATTTGTATTTACCATAGTCGATAATCTTACAAACCGGTGGCTTTGCTGTTGGAGCTATCTTCACCAAGTCAAGCTCTGCTTCTGCTGCTAATTTCATAGCTTCTCTTGTTGACATGATTCCTAATTGTTCTCCATCTTCCCCGATCAGACGAATCTCCTTGTCTCTGATCTGCTCATTAATCATTAAATCGCTAATAGTCGTGCACCTCCATAAACTAATCTCTCATACTCTTTTAACGCAAAAAAAAGTGAATAGCTTCGACTATCCACACAATACAATCCTATAACTTTCTACATTTACGAAAGTGACAGTTCTTATATTAACCGAAGTCACCCGATTGTGCTGCGGTGAGAGTGGATACTCTACTTTCTTTTTCGTTTTACACAAGATGTATCATACTACATTCTCCACAGACTGTCAACTACTTTTTTGAAACTTATTAGATTGTTTCCAAAACTCCTTCTATTTGTTCTAGGATATACCACTCTGTCCTGGGATATACCACTCACATACAAAAACAGGATACCGTATAGACAAAATATTTGCCCCTCAGCATCCCGTCTTTCGATTTTCTCTATCGTTTGTTTCCCATAAAACAGAGCGCTACAACTCCTGTTCCGGTATGAGAGCCGATAACTGTTCCGACGTAATTGATCAAAATATTGTGAATCCCAAACCGCTCTTCTACCAATTTCCCCACATATCTGGCATCTTCTATACAGTCTCCATGGCTGATCATGATCACATCGTTCTCTTCCTCATATCCCTTGATCTGCTCTGCCATCGCATCCACCAGAATATTCAATGATTTTTTACGCCCTCTGACCTTTCCGATCGGAACAAGCTTCCCATTTTCATCCATGTGGATGAACGGCTTGATATTGATCATAGACCCGACCACCGCTGACGTTCTGGAAAGTCTCCCTCCTCGATACAAATGATTCAGATCATCCACCGCAACATTATGGCAGATATGTAACTTGTTTTTCTCCACCCATGCTGCTACTTCCTGCAAAGTTTTGCCTTTTTCCTTCATGCATCTCGCTTTGTGATATAATAACCCTTCTCCGACCGATGCACAGAGGGAATCAATCACGCAAATTTCTGCCCCTTCATATATTTCCTTCAGTTCTTCTGCCGCGATCCTTGCGCTATTATAACTTCCACTCAACCCGGAAGAAAAAGCAATGTGGAGAATGTCTTTTCCTTCTTTCAATATTCCCTCGAACAACTCTCTCACCTGTTCTGGATTTGCCTGAGAAGTCGTCGGCATTGCCCCATTTCGCATTTTTTCATAAAAAACTGCCGGTTCCAGACCATTTAGATCCTCATAAGTCTCCCCTTCTATCTCATAGGAAAGCGAAACTGCCTGTACCTGATGTTCTCTTAAATATTCTTTTGGAAGATCGACTGTGCTGTCCGTTGTTATCACATATTCTCTCATAGATGGGCCTCCTATTGTTTTCTTTTCCCCATCATATCATTATTTCCGCAATTACGCAAAAACTTTCTTGTGATCGTCAAAAATAAGACACTCGTCACAAATACTGCAATAATATCCGCAATTGGTTCTGCATAGTAAATTCCGGACACTCCGAAATATTTCGGGAGAATGATTGCCAATGGCACGAGCAAAATCACCTTTCTCAAAAGTGCCGCAAACAGTGATAACTTTGCCTGCCCCAGTGCGATAAACGCGCACTGACATGCCATCTGGATCCCAAAAATCGTAATTCCAAAGAAATATACCGGCATGACACTTGCTGTCAGATCCACAAGTTCTTTTTTATCTGTAAACATTCTCGCAAAGAATTCCGGTCCAACAATCGCTGAAATCCCAAGGGTCATCGATGCCGCCAGACAGATAATAAGCATTCGCTTAAATGCGCCCATCACCCGATCTCTCTTTCCTGCACCAAAATTATAGCTGATGATCGGCTGCACTCCCTGTGAAACACCCTGAATCGGAACAATGATCAACTGCATCACACTCATCAGAATGGACATCGTTCCAACATACAGATCTCCGCCATATTTCTGAAGCCCATTGTTCAATACAACCGTCACAAGGCTTTCTGTGCTCTGCATAATAAACGGGGAAATGCCGATTGCCGCAATTGCCCCTACGATCTTTTTGCTTAGTTTCAAATATTTTTTTCGGATACGGATAATGCTTTTCTTTGACACGAGGAATCTCACTACCCAAACTGCACTGACTGCCTGAGAAAGAATTGTGGCAAGCGCTGCACCTTTCACTCCCATATCAAATAAGAAAATAAAAATCGGATCCAACACAATATTAATTATTGCTCCGATCAAAACGGACAGCATTGCAACTTTTGCATTTCCCTGACCGCTGATAAATGTATTCAGCCCGATTGCAAGCTGTACAAACACTGTACCCACTAAATAAATCGTAATGTACTCCTGCGCATATGAGATGATGTTATCACTTGCTCCAAATGCATATAAAATTGATGTTTTAAAAATCATAAAGAATGCAGTCAGCACAACTGAAAACAAGAGCAGAAGACTCGTACTGTTTCCAAGTATCTTTTCCGCTCCCTCATAATCTTTCTTTCCCAAATGAATAGAAGCAATCGGTGCCCCTCCCATTCCGGCGAATGCACTGAACGCCGAAATAATAGTAATGATCGGGAATGTGACCCCCACACCGGTAAGTGCCATATCTCCATGTCCCGCTATATGTCCGATATAAATTCTGTCTACGATGTTATAGAGAACGTTGATCAGCTGTGCTGCAACTGCCGGAAGCGCCATACTTACAATGAGTTTTCCAAGCTTCTCGGTCCCCAGTTTTTCATCTTTACTTTGTTCCATTTCAACTTCTTCCTTTCTCTTTTTTCTCTGACATCCCTGCTACCAAAATTTTTGGACAAATAAATACTGATATTTCTGGGGCTTCAGAAATATCAGTTCTATCTGTCACTGTATTTTATTATAACAATCTTTTTCATGCGATTCAATTCTTTCGCTATATTTTATTTACTTTTCACATTTCACTTCTGGATTTCTTTGCCTTTCCTCGTCTGTATGGCAGCGTATTCCTTCTGCTGTCTTTCACCTGACTTGTCAATTTTTAGTTTTTACTGATTCTCAAATAACTTCTCCCCGACAGCGTCTTATTACAAACGATCGAAACAATTACGATCACACATCCTATAAGAAATCCGATCCAGTTAAACATTGCCGTCAGAACAAGAAGTAACAGTCTCATAAATTTTAACGCATATCCAAGTTCAAAATTAGGTTGTGTATAGTTTGCAACCGCGACAAACGCCATATACAGCATCACTTCAGAATTAAACCATCCGGAGCGCACTGAAAATTCTCCCATAACGATTCCTGCGATCACACTGAGCGGTGTACTCAGCATGCTTGGTGTATTCATTGCCGCCAAGCGAAGTCCGTCAATAGCAAGTTCCAAAATGAGTAGCTGAAAAATCAGTGGAATATTCACTGTATCTTTGATCGCCACAAACGCAAACACTTCCGGAAGCCACTCAAGATTCTGCATAAATAGTAAAAACAATGGTGTAACAAACACTGTGGCAATTGTGATCAACGCACGTGACACTTTCAGATACACATTCGTAATAGTAGGAAAATAGTAATCATTTGCCTCTTCGATCATATCTAAAATTGACGTCGGTAGTATCATCGCTGATGGGGAGTTGTCTACAAGAATCACAACTTTTCCCTCCAGCAGGCAAGACGCTGCTGTGTCCGGCCTCTCTGTGAATTTAAATTTTGGAAACGGATTGAACCACTTCCGCTTAAACAGTTCTTCCGCAAGCGTCTGCTGCGTCATCCGCAGAGCATCTACATGAATTTTTTCCAATCTGCTGTTCAGATTTTTCAGCAGTTCTTGATCGACCCGGTCATCCATATAACAAATCGCCACATCGGTCCTCGAACTCTCTCCTATCTCTGTCATTTTCATGATCAGATGCGGATCGCGGATTCTTCTTCTCATAAGCGCCGTGTTAAAAACAATCGTCTCCACAAATCCATCTCTTGGGCCACGCAGAGATTTGTCATTGTATGGCTCATCTACTCCCCTGGCGGGATAAGTGCGGCAGTCAATCACAATACATGCTTCATAGCCATCTACAAAAAGGCAAGTAGTCCCCGATAACAAATTTTTGATGATCCCATCAAATTCAGAAAGTGTATCGACCTCTACGTAAGGTACGAGCAACCTGGAAAACTCTGTAGCACTGTCTGGCATTTTTTCTTCTGTCACTGAAAAAAACGATGTCATGATCTTGAGCATTGTATCATCCTTTGTAAACCCGTCGATAAAGAAAAAGCTGCTTTTCTTTCCGCCGATCACAATATCTCTCTGTACAAGGTCAAAACTCTCTTTTACAGGCAGAACTTCATTCATATAAGCGACATTCTCCTCCAATGTCCCCATTATTTTTTTCTTATTCTCTTCCATGCAATCTTCCTCCTGCTTTTACCTGATTAGGATTGCCGGCTTTTCTTCAAAATATTCTATTCGATTTTCTTTTCACAAACCGCGATTACTCATACAAAATGTATTTTTACTCCATAAGCTGCAGTAATTTTTCTACAAAAAAAGGATGAACGCTCTCTTTCGTCCATCCTTATCTCCATTACCAGCAACGTACAAATGTATGCGCCGCCCAGTCTACTGTTGAAATTTTTACTACATCTCCTTCTTCCGGTGCATGGATCATCTGACCATTTCCAATATAGATTCCCACATGCCATCCATAATATACAATATCTCCCGGAAGTGCCTCCGAAGCAGATACTTCAACTCCTGCTGCTCCCTGATCCCAGGAGACACGTGGAATAGAAATCCCTGCTGCCGCATGAGCCGCCTGTACCATACCGGAACAATCAAATCCTGCTGTTGTCGTTCCTCCCCATACATATGGGATTCCAAGGAAACTATATGCCGCACTTACAATCTGCTGTGCCGCACTCTGATTTTCTTCCGGTGTCTCCGGCTCTGCTGGTGTCTGTGGCTCACTCGGCGTCTCTGGTTCTGCCGGTGTCTGTGGCTCACTTGGTGTTTCCGGCTCTGCCGGTGTCTGTGGCTCACTCGGTGTCTCTGGTTCTGTCGGTATCTGTGGCTCACTTGGTGTCTCTGGCTCTGCCGGTGCCTGTGGCTCACTTGGTGTTTCCGGCTCTGCCGGTGTCTGCGGTTCACTCGGTGTCTCCGGCTGTGCAGGTGTCTGCGGTTCACTCGGTGTCTCCGTCTCTACCGGTACTTGTTCTTGAACACTTCCATCTGGCTGTACAGGTGTTGTTTCTTCTTTTTCTGGATTATCCGTCTTCTCTGCCTTTCCTTCTGCCTGACGTTTTTTTGCCACCGCCTGAGCAGCTGCAAGTACTTGCTGTTCTTCTGCCTGCTTTGTCTGAATAGTCGTTGTCAACGTCTCCTTCTTTACATTCAGTTCTGTATTCATTTTCTCCAGAGATGCCTTATCCTTTTCCAATGTAGTCTTCAGATTCTCAATCTCTTTTTTCGTATCAACATATTCTTGAAGTTTATCTCGGTCATAAGTATAAACTGCCTGCACATATTCTGCCTTATTCAATGCGTCCCCGGCCGACTCCGCATTGATAAATTTCTCAAGTTCTGTATCTCCGGCTTCATACATGTATTTAATACGTAACTTCATATCTTCATACTGCTTTGCTGATTTTTCTTCCGCCTGCTGCAATTCTTTGGAAGCTTTCTGGATCTCTTCTCCTTTTGCGATCAGTTTTGTCTCTAGGTCTGCCATCTTTGTCATCACCTGTTCCAATTCACTTTGGAGATCTGACACGGAACTTTCTTTCGTCTGTTTTTCATTTTCCTTTGCCGGAGCGGCAAATACAGGTGTTACCGCCATCGAACCGACTAAAGTCACTGCCACAACTGTCTTCCCAATTCTCTTTCTCATACGTTTTCCTTTCTCTTTTGAATGATTTCCTGTTAATACACAAAAGAGGGTTGATAACTTCAACCCTCTCCTCTTCAACTATCAAGTAGCACATCGTGTTTCTCCAAATATACAGAACACTTTTGAAAGCTCTCTGATCCTTTTTTATTCTCTCTGATTACCAGCAGCGTCTAAACCATGGAGAGCCGTATACTGAAGATACTTTTACAACATCTCCCGGCTCTGGTGCATGAATCATCTGTCCACCGCCGATATAAATTCCTACATGATAACCATAACATACAATATCACCCGGAAGTGCCTCTGCCATACTTCCTACTGCCTGTCCACATGCCCCCTGCGCTTCACTGACACGTGGAAGACCGATTCCAACTGCCGCATGTGCTGCCTGCACCATACCGGAACAGTCAAATCCAGCTGTTGTCGTTCCTCCCCATACATATGGGATGCCAAGATATCCATAAGCAACATTGACGATCGCCTGTCCTACGCTTGTATCTCCTACCGGAGGAGTCACAGGCTGTTGTGGTTGCTGCGGCTGTTCTGGCTGCTGTGGGATCTCTGGTACACTTGGTGTCTGCTCTACACCACCTGTTGTATCCCCAGAACCACCCTGCGGTGGTGTCACACTTGTATTTCCATTGTTATTCTGTCCGGAACCTCCAACATTTCCTGACTGACCACCTGTGTTGCCATTATTCTGGCCACCTGTAATTTCATTTACGGAAGCCTGAAGCTCTGCCTCTCTCTGAGCAGCCGCCTCTGCTGCTACCTGAACTGCCGCCTGTAATTGCACATCAAAATCTGCTACATTTGCTCTATGTGTCTCAATTGTTGCATTCAGATTCTGCTTTTCTCCTTCATAATCATCCTGCATCTGCTCCATATTTGCCATCTCTGTCTCCAGAGTCGCTTTCAAATCTGCGATCTGCTGTTTAGTATCCACATATTCCTGAAGCATTTTTCTGTCATAAGAATGGACACTCTGTACAAAATCTGCCTGATTCAGAAGTTCTGAAATACTGTCTGCTGTCAAAAGTTTCTCAACAAATGTAGTATTTCCTTCTTCATACATGTATTTGATACGAAGTTTCATATCTTCATACTGCTTTTCTTCTTTCTTCTGTGCATCTTCCAAATCTGCTGTTGCCTGAGTCACTTCTGTACCTTTTTCAATCAGATCTGCTTCCAGATCGCTCATCTTTGTAAGAAGTTCTGTCAATTCTGCCTGCAGAGAACTTACTTTATTCTGCTCTTCTGCTTTCTTCTGCTGTAATTCATTGACTGTCGGTGCAGCAAATACCGGTGTCACTGTTAAGGCTGCTGCCATTAATGAAATAATCACTAATTTTCCAAACTTTTTCTTATACATAAAATACCTATCCTGACTTTCTAAATTTATTGCTTTAGATCAAATATCTACTCTCATATGGGCTATTATAGCTTCTTTTCACCTAAAATGCAATAACTTTTAACATTTTTGTAATATTTTTCCGTCCCATCTTCCTCCTTTCTCTCACAGATTCTTCACTTTGAAATTCGGAAAACTTCTTTACATTTTTTCTCCGACAAGTTATACTCAAAGAAAAATTTCAGGAGGCTGACTATGAGTTTTAAATTTGTACACAATAATTTTAATATAAGAGATCTGGAAAAATCTCTTGCCTTTTATAAGGAAGCGCTCGGACTTGACGTTGTCCGCGAACATCATGCAGAAGACGGAAGTTTTACCCTGGTGTATCTTGGCGACAGCAAAACCTCTCACCAGTTAGAACTTACATGGCTTCGTGACTGGGACCGACCATACAATCTTGGTGACAACGAATTTCACCTTGCTTTTGAGACAGACTGTTACGAAGAATCTCTCGCAAAACATAAAGAAATGGGATGTGTCTGTTTCGAAAACGAAGCAATGGGAATCTACTTTATTGAAGATCCTGATGGATACTGGTTGGAAATTGTTCCTGCAAAATAGTTCCGATTCTCTTCTCTCTGCAAAAAGAGCTGTTGGCTAATACCGATTTTTAAATTATAAATCGCAAAATACGAATTTCCTTTAGAAATCAGTGTTTTTCACATCTGATTTTCTGCGAGAGATTCGTATTTTTCTTTTCTCTCTGTATTTTAGGGTACAAAAAACTCAACTGTATATTTG
>Bissell_p2__coassemble_1287_pt1 | contig 12313 bp, 10 predicted proteins | sample Bissell_p2__metabat2_low_PE_028 | metagenome-assembled genome bin Bissell_p2 | reverse complement strand
ATTTTTTTGCCAAAATTTTTCTTTTCTGTTTTTCCGAAAGAATCTATGCTATAATAGAAGAAAATTATGAAAATTGAGGTGTAGAGCATGAGTGAAGAACAATTTACAACAGAAACTATGGCTGACTACGAAGGACAATTTGACAATGCAGATCCATGGCATATCGTTTCAAAATATATGGAACAACAGACCGATCTTCCAGTCAAAATTGAAGGGATCGTAAATGGAGGGGCTATCGCCTATATCGAAGGACTCCGTGGATTTATCCCTGCCTCCAAGCTTTCTCTCTCCTATATCGAAGATCTTGAGACTTATCTGCTCAAAGAGATTAAGGTTCGTGTCATTGATATCGATCCTGCTGAGAACCGCCTCGTTCTCTCTGCCCGCGAGATTTTAAAAGAAGAGCAGGCTGCAGAGCGCGCAAAAAAGGTCCAGGAGATTCCTGTCGGAAGTATCCTCTCCGGAACAGTGGACTCTCTCCAGTCTTACGGCGCATTTATTCTCTTAGAAAACGGACTGTCTGGTCTGGTGCATGTATCACAGATTTGTGAAAAAAGAATCAAATCTCCGGCAGACGTTCTCAAAACAGGGGAAGAAGTTCAAGTGAAAGTAATCGGAATCAAAGATGGTAAGATCAGTCTCAGTATGAAGGCATTGTCAGAAGAACCAGAAGAGGAAGAAGAAGCGGTCGAGATCCCAAAATCAGAGGAAATCGGAACAAATCTTGGCGATTTGTTTAAAAACATTCAATTATAATCCCTTTCTAAGTAAGATAAAGAAAGTGCTGTCAGCAATGGTACTCTGTTTTCATAAAACAGCTCCCATTCTGACAGCACTTTCTTTTTATGACACTGTATTGTCTCTCACAATTTTTCACATTATATATGCACAGTGCCACCTCTTTTTCAACTCATGCTACGATGCCATGACTTTTTCACTCTCAAATGCCTTCACGATCACACCAGTCAGAATTACTCCCATCCCAAATGTCATCAACAGTGTGATCACATAATGTAGTATCGTCACTTCCTGTGTCAAAATCTCTTTTAATACAACTGAACTGTTATAAACTGGAATCCAGTAAGAACTTTCCGGCGTATTTCCAAATGAAAACATCGTTGACAGTCCGATAACAAGAATCAACATGTACATCGGCATAATATAGCTGCTTGCCTCTTTCATTGATTTTGCAAAAACAGATACCAAAGCAATTAATGTAGAGTATAAGAAAGATAATGCGATCAACAGCGCGCCTAACATGATGATCTGTTTCACATCCATGCTGATCTTGAATCCATCTCCGATATTGCCTCCCATCGTCTTTGCCATGATCGGCATGCAGGCAACCATCGCCGCCACATAAATGACTGAAGAAATTCCTGTCAGTGCCATCAGTGCAAATACCTTCCCGAGCACAATCGAACTTCGCTTCACCGGTGTCACAAGCAGGCTCGCCATCGTTCCCCTCTCTTTCTCCCCTGTGATCATGTCAACTCCAAGTCCCATAGCACCTGCAAACAGCAAGATGGTAATAAAATACGGAAGCATCATGCCAAGTACTTTGCCGTTTACTTTATCTTCATCTTTAATCTGGATTGCTTCGCTTTCTCTATCTACCTTAAAAATCTCAATCTGCTCCAGATTTCCGACTCTCTGTCCCAAAAGTACCTGTCTGTACGTCTCCAGTAATGTCCCTCCAACTGTATCGAATGCTTCTTTGGAATAGTCTTCACCTGGATTATAATATGGAAGAATCTCGGGGATCTCATCTCCCGTCTGATATTCTGCAATCTTATGATCCATATTTTCCGGGAAAGAAAGAAGTAAATCTACATCTCCTTTCAGAATCTTCTCTTTTACTTTCTCTACCTCCCCTTCTTTGATAGGTTTCACCTTAACCTCTGCCGCCTCGCAAAACTGTTGAAAGCTTTCCGGTTCATTTTCCACATAGACAATCGGGGTATGTCCTTCTATATTTGACAACATCCGTTTCTGAAATGTTCCGGTGACCATCAAAATTCCAATCATAATCGCCACCGGCAGAATAAATACCGAAAACACCATTTTTTTATCCCGAAAGATACGTGCCATTTCTTTTTGAAAAATCTGTTTGATTCCATTCATCTTTTATTCCCTCCTCAACTTATAAAACTCAAAAAATGCATCTTCCAGATCCTGCGCATTCGTCTGTTGAAGAAGTTCTTCCAGCGTTCCTTCCGCAACCTTCGTCCCATCGATAACAATTCCTATGCGGTCACAGAGTTTTTCCGCTTCCGACATAATATGTGTCGACACAATCACCAGTTTCCCTTCGTCTCTCAGCTTTCTCAAATAGTCTGTAACATTTCTCGCTGTGATAATATCAAGCCCATTGGTCGGCTCATCAAAGATCACCACTTCCGGATCGTGTACAAGGCTAACTGCGATTGCTGCTTTCTGCTTCATACCCGTGGAAAGTTCTTTGATCTGTTTATGTGCAAAATCTTTGATTTCAAAATACTCAAACAACTCTTCTTTTCTTTTTCTCAGGTTTTCCTCCGGAACATTGTGAAGTCTTCCGAAAAAGTCAAACAGATAATCTGTTGTGAACTGCGGATCGAGCTTGATATCACTTGTAAGAAATCCAATCTTTTTGCGGACTTCCTCCGGCTCTTCCTGCACTTCATGTCCTGACACATAAATCTCACCCTTTGTCGGTTTGAGGATTGTCGCAATGCAGCGAAGCGTCGTTGTCTTTCCTGCCCCATTCGGTCCAAGCAATCCGTAGATTTCCCCCTTCTTTGCTCGCAAGCTAACATCATCGACTGCAACTTTCCGGCTGCTCTTTGTCTTTGATTCTTTCATCTGCTTCTTATTCAGCTTATAGATCTTCGTAAGATTTTTAATCTCTATCATCTCTCACCCTCCATATCTTATACACATTCATCGGCATCTTTTTGTACTAATATATTAGTACAATACTATATGGTGGGTGCTTTGTCAATTCTTTTTTCTACCTCTTTCGATCTCGCTTTCTGTAATAAATCAATCCAAGTAACAGAGAAGCTCCAAGCAACGCCGCAATGAGCTTTGCGACTGTCGCTGTATCTCCGGTTTTTGGTGTATCCTTCCTTCCTGTACTCTCCTCTGGAAGCTTCTCTTTCTCTGATTTCCTATTATAAAGTGTAATCTTTTGCACTTCTTTTCTAGGTTCCACACGAAACTTCATTTTTTCTGCCTTCTGATATCCGAATGGTGCCTCTGCTTCCACCAGTACATATTCTCCCTCCGGCAACTTTTCAATCTGTTTTGGTTCTTTTTCTGTTTTCCATTTTTCGACAATTACCTTTCCCTGTAAATCTTCAATCTGAAGTACGGCGCCCTCTACCGGTTTTTTCGTATCCGCATCCAGTTTTTCCACTTCTATATTGGTATGTTCATTTTCCAGTTTCAGGCAAAGTCTTTGCTTCCCTTCGCTGTATCCCTCTTCATCTACTGTAAATTCAGTAATCTGCTCGGACAGAAGGTACCCCGGAAGTGTCTTTTTCTCCTGGATGCAATATGTGCCAGTCTTTAGATATTCCAAAAGAATCTTTCCATCCTGATTTGTCACATACATTTTCTTTTCAAACTTCGGCAGTTTCTCGTCCTCCTTCTTCCAAACCGAAAACGAAACTCCTTCCAGTGGTTTTCCGCTCTTTTTGTCTGTCTTAACAAGTTCTGTCGTCACTGGCACATTCGCAACTGTCAGCTCCTCTGTCACAATTTCTGTCACTTGATCTTTGTATTTTAATTCAACTTCATACTCCTTTTTCAGACGGACATATCCTTCCGGCTGTTTTTTCTCCTTTACAACATACTTCCCGAGATACAGATTTTGGGAACATCCCCCTTTTTCCGAAACTTCCACCGTATCAACCAGTTCTCCTTTTTCTGCATGTACTGTCTGGTCAGCTGTCACAATATCTTCTGCAGCAAAGATTTCAAAGACAGCTCCTGAAAGAGTCTCCTTCGTTTTTTGATCTATTTTCTGAAGCACAATCTTTCCTTTTGCACTTCGGTTGCTGTAACGAATCACCTGTGCCTCCGCCCACGTTGCTCCTTCTTTCACTTCAAACGGAAGTAATTCCCCCTTCAGATATCCCTCCGGCGCTTTTACTTCCTCTAGATAATACTGTCCCTTTTTCAATTTCTGTGGAAAAGTAAATTGTCCTTTCTTATCTGTCTTAAAAATAGAAGTCTTCATATGCTCTGGATAATACACCTCCATTTCAATTGGTTTTTTTCTGCTGTCCAGCAGCCTAAATTCCACTCCTGCTGCCTGAATCTGCTTCCCAGTCTCCTGATCCACTTTTACAACGGTGATCGGAGATGTGATCAGTTTATCTTCCTTGTAAATTCCTCGCAGCACTACCTTTTCCTCCTTGATCGTAATTTCAAATGGTCTGACCGGACGATACCCCTCTGGTGTCTTCGTTTCTTTCACAACATAAGTCCCGAAAATCAACCTTCCCCTTGGATATTCTTTAGATACTGTAGTCGCAAACCCACGCTCATCTGTCACCAGCTTTATAACTTCTTTTCCACTTGTTTTTTCATAGACAGTAAATTCTGCGCCTGCAAGTCCCTGAAGGGTATCTTCATCCTCATTTTCATTTTCTGCTAATTTCATGATCTCAAAATCCCCGCGGATGATTTTCTCCTTCGAAGAAACCGATTGATAAAAAATTTCTGCTGTCTCTTCTCCCGGCAACAGCTCTACTTGATAGATCGTCGGATCGATATTGTATCCTTCCGGCGCCTTCGTCTCCTTCACCTGATACTTTCCGGTTAAAAGTGGTTTGCTTTCTGCCTTGCCCTCATCATCCGTGACAAGCGTCTGGAGCACTGTACCTTCTTTGCTGCTCACCGTGTATTCTGCACCTTTTAAAGATGCATATGGGGACTTTTTCTCCTGCTCTGCCTCCTTGTCTGCTTTCTGAAGACGAATGATCCCTTTCTGCGGCTTTTCCTCAGATACAACGACAATTTCCACTTCCTGCAGTTGCACACTTTGATCAATCGCAACTGTATAACCAAATGGCGCCTTGACTTCCCGTATCGTGTAAATCCCATAGGGGAGCAGCTTTGAAACCGCCTCTCCCTTTTTGTCTGTCGTAAGCGTATCCTGCTTCTTACCGTTCCTGTCGAAAATTTCATAGACCGCCCCATCAAAGGATCCCTCCCCCTGAGGTTTTCCCTGCTGTGTTTCTGCGTCAATTTTCTTCAATCTAATTTTTCCTGTAGGAACCCACTGCACATTGAGCTGAACTGGTGCTGTCGGTGTCACTGCATAGCTGCCTACTCCCATAATCTGAGTATTTTCTCCGGTTCCGATGATCAAGGAGCGCCATTCATTGGTAATACTTCCGTAAATTTCCCCGCTCTGATAGGTTTCTTTCATATCTATCGGTGCTCTCAAATAAAACTGTTCGCCTCCGGAAATATGACCTATTCCAGTCTCTTCCGTCCCTCTGCTTTCATTTACAAGCACCATTTTTTCCCGCAGAGGAAGCGCAATCTCATTTTCCGGATCTCCTGACAGAACCAGACTTTCTGTGCGCTGTCCTTCACTGTCTATATAGGCCGTCACATCAGAATCCGAAAAAGATAATGCCGCCTCCGGCACTTTCAACCCTTTGATGTGCTCTAATTTCCATTGAAAATCTTTCTTTAAGTCTTCATAAAATACTTCGTTTTCCAGACCTGTTCCGTGAAACGCGGCATCAAAATCATAATCTGCAAAAATCCATGAGAGGAACATGTGGGAATATGCATAGCGCTCATCCCACGACACAACTCCAGATATTTCCGGATCCGGAATCTGCCAGAATCCTTCTCCTACAACCGCTTCCCCCGGCTGCCCCGTTGAAAAATAAATGGCTTTTGCAAGCACTTCATTGTTTTGCAGAACTTCTCCTGCATAAATCCCATCTGCCGGCGTCTCCTTTGCTGGCTGCAGACAATATCCTACATTGCCATTGATATAAAATAAATTTGTAGAATACTGATGATAATAAATCTCTCTTCCTGTTTCAATCGTTACTTGCTCCGTCTGTGCTTTTGCCTCCTTCGGAAAACACAGGGCAGTACAAAAAAGCATTGCCGCAATACATAGCAACACCATCTGTCTTCCTTTTCTCATAAATGATTCCTTTCTCTTTTCAAATTTTCTTCCGATCACTCTGTCTAAAATAGAATCGTACAAAAACTCTATCCATCCGTCGATTCTATCTGTTTCCAACAAGCATAGGCATCACACTTCTTTCATCATCAAATTAAAAACATACTGGAATAACTGGCAGAACTGCCTGATCCATGTAAAAAGGGAAAGAATCTCCCTTAGAATTACTCTTTCAGTGTAACATATCTATTCCGAAAGTCAATATCCACTTCAACAAAAAACAATCTATGGCAGCTATCATTTTCTTCGACTACCGCCATAGATTGTTTTCATTTCTCTCTCATCTGTCGTTTTCGCTATCTGTCTCTTTTCTGGAATCCCCGCCGAAAATCAATTCAATCTTTGTCCCTTTGCCTAGATTACTGCTGATCTGAATCTTTGCATCGTGGAGAAGCGCACCGTGTTTTACGATAGAAAGTCCAAGCCCAGTTCCTCCGTTTTCCCGGGAGTGACTCTTATCCACCCGATAAAACCGCTCAAAAACACGTTCTTTTTCTTCCTCTGGAATACCAATTCCAGTGTCTTCCACAATGACCTTTGGGCCTTCCAGTGTATTTCCTGTCCACACACTGACTTTTCCGCCTTTGACATTATACTTTACTGCATTTTCACAGAGGTTATAGATCATCTCATCAAGGATCTGACGGATTCCATTATAAAAAACATGTTCTCCTGACACTTCAAATCGTACGCTCTTCTTTTCCGCCTGCGGAGCAAGCCTTGTGCATATTTCTCTTACAAGCAGATAGAGATCTACCTCTTGCTTCTCCAGCTCAATGCTCTTCTCATCTAACTTGGAAATCTTGATAATGTCTTCCACAAGTGTGATCAGACGGCTCGCCTCATTGTAAATCCGCTCTGAAAATCCCTTCATATCTTCCGGCCGCACCAGCCCATTTTTCATAATCTCCGCATATCCTGAAATAGATGTCAACGGCGTCTTCAATTCATGGGAAACATTTGCAGAAAATTCTTTCCGCATCTCAGCCGCCTTTTCCTTTTCCCGGTTCTGCACATCGATTCCCTGCAAAAGTGGTGTCAACTCTTCATACACATCATTCTCGAGCGGATGTTCCAGATCCAAATGATTGATTGGATCGATCAGACGCTTTGTCTGCCATTTTGCCAGCAGATAAGCTCCCGCCACCATCAAAAGAAAGATCCCAATAATGTATGGAAGAAGCTTCCGAATTGTTGGAAGCACATTATCAATAGTCTGGGAGGCACGAAGAACCGTCCCATCATGCAGTCGGATCGCATAATAAAACGTCTTTTGTCCAAGTGTGTCGGACGTTCTTACTGCTTCCCCTCTCCCGTTTTCCATCGCTCCTTTGATTTCTTTTCGGTTTTTATGGTTTTCTAACGTCGTATCGTCTTGTACAGAGTCATAGAGTACTGTACCATCCTGCCCGACTAGTGTAAGCCTGGTGCTTTTTTGCACATTGTCCATGACATTCAGATATTCTTCTCCAGCAATATCGACTGCCGCCTGAATATATTCCGCCTCCTGCCTGAGTTCTGCGGTTTTATTCATAACTGTCTGCTGATAAACTGCCGCAACGGTCAGGATTCCCGAGATTAAAAGTGCAAGAAACGCAACTAGACACATGCTTCTTTGTATCTTACGTCTCATCCTGTCCTCCCATCCGGTAGCCTACTCCACGCACAGTCTCAATCAAATCTCCTGCATTTTTTAACTTCTGTCTAAGTGTACGGATATGAACATCGATCGTCCTTGTCTCCCCATCGAAATCATATCCCCATACTTCCTCCAAAAGTCTGTCTCTTGACAATACAATATTTTTATTTCGGATCAGAAGCTCCAAAAGTTCAAATTCCTTCAACGTCAATGTGACAGGGATTCCATCCACTCTCACTTCATGTTTTTTCTGATCCAGCATAAGATTTCTGATCTCATACTGTGTGCTTTTCTCTTCCCGCTTCGTCCTTCTTAACACCGCTTTCACGCGCGAGATCAGCTCCATCATTCCAAACGGCTTCGTCACATAGTCATCTGCGCCGCTGTCCAACCCGATCACTTTGTCATACTCTGCCCCTTTTGCTGTAACCATGATCACCGGGATATCCTTCGTCTTTGCTGAACTTTTGAGCTTCTTCAAAAGGGAAATACCGTCCTCTCCCGGAAGCATGATATCAAGCAGAACAAGCTCTGGCGTCTCAAATGCCAAAGCTTTCATAAATGCAGTCCCATCTGGAAATCCACAGGCTTTCATCCCTGTGGACTCCAGTGTATATACGACCAATTCCCGGATGTTACTGTCGTCTTCCACGCAATAAATCATCTTCGTTCTCTCCTTTATCTATCTCTCCACAAGCTGTCCGTCTTTGTGCACGCCTGTGATAGAGAATTCTACCCATTCTGCAATATTTGTTGCATGGTCTCCAATACGCTCGAGATACTTCGTGATCATAATCAAATCAATCGCTTTCTCGCCCTGCTTTCCGCCATCCTTCAGAATCAATTCTACCAGTTTCGCCTTTACAAGTTCAAACATTCTGTCCACTTCGTCATCGGCAAGCATGACCTTCTGCGCCATCTCCAAATCTTTATTGACATAGGCAAGGATACTGTCATGAACCATCTTGCTCGTTGCTTCTGCCATCGTCCCGATTACCGAAATATCTCTCGCTTCTGACATTCCAGCAGAAATGATAATCTCCGCGATATCTGATGTCTGATCTCCGATCCGCTCCATATCTGTGATCATTTTCAGCGCCGCAGAAATCTGGCGCAGATCTCTTGCCACCGGCTGCTGCTGAAGCAGAAGTTTTAAGCACAGTCTCTCGATATCTTTCTCAATCTGATCAATCTCTTCATCTTCGCTCATGACGAGCTTTGCAAGTTCCAAATCTCCGTTTCTCAGAGCCTTTGTCGCATTTGCAATTGCTTTCTCACAAAGGCTTCCCATAAAAATAAGCTGTTCACTGAGTCGTTCCAGCTGCATATCAAACTTATTGCGCATCTCTTATCCAAACCTCCCTGTAATATAATCTTCCGTTCTCTTATCTGATGGAATCGAGAACAATTTTTCTGTATTGTTATATTCAATCATCTCACCAAGAAGGAAAAACGCGGTATTGTCCGACACGCGCACTGCCTGTTGCATATTGTGTGTAACCATGACAATAGTATAGTCTTTTTTTAGTTCCATGGCAAGGTCCTCAATCTTCGATGTTGAGATTGGATCCAATGCAGATGTCGGCTCATCCATCAAAAGCACTTCTGGCTGCACTGCAAGCGCTCTTGCAATACAAAGTCTCTGCTGCTGTCCGCCGGACATTCCAAGTGCACTTTTCTTCAAACGGTCCTTTGTTTCCTCCCAAATTGCTGCCTGCCGAAGTGATTTTTCCACAATATCATCTAACTTTGCCTTAGAATGGATCCCATGTGTACGCGGTCCAAATGCAATGTTGTCATAAATACTCATTGGAAATGGATTTGGCTTTTGAAATACCATTCCGACACGTTTTCTGAGAAGATTCACATCCATCCTTCCATAAATGTCCTCTTGATCCAGTAAAATCTGTCCGTCGATCCGACATCCTTCCACAAGATCATTCATCCGGTTGATCGACTTTAACAAAGTAGATTTTCCACATCCGCTCGGCCCAATAAATGCAGTGATCTTGTTTGCCTCGATTTCCATATTAATATTTTTCAGCGCCTTAAAGTCGCCATAATATAAATCTAGGTTCTTTACACTAATTTTCCCCATTTCCATTTCCTTTCGTAATCTTTTTCGCAATATATCCGGACAGGCAATTAATTCCGACAACAAGTACAAGAAGTACGACCGCCGTCGCATAAGCCTGATCCATGTAAAGTCCTTCACTGGACAGATTGTACATATGTACGGCAAGAGTTCGCCCAGATCCCATCACACTTTTCGGCACTGCCGGAACAGTTCCCGCTGTATAGATCAGCGCTGCCGTTTCCCCAACAATTCTTCCGACTGCCAGAATTACACCTGCAAGAATTCCCGGTACTGCCGATGGCAGAACTACACAAAAAACTGTCCGAAGTTTTCCTGCTCCTAACCCAAAGCTTCCCTCACGAAAACTGTCTGGAACTGATTTTAATGCTTCCTCTGTCGTTCGGATGATCAGTGGAAGAATCATGATTGCCAATGTAAATGCCCCCGCAAGTAGAGAATATCCCCAGCCGAGTGTTGTTACGAAGAACAACAATCCGAATAATCCGTAAACAATCGACGGGATTCCCGACAACGTTTCCGTCGTAAGTCGGATGATTTCCACAAATTTGTTTCCTCTCTTTGCATATTCTACAAGAAAGATTGCGGCAAAAATCCCAAGTGGTACTGCAATTACAAGCGATAACGCAGTCATTCCGATTGTATTTAACAGTGCCGGCATCAAAGATGCATTTTCTGAAGTATATTTTAATGCAAACAGATCTGGTGTCAGATGCGGAAGTCCTTTGATCAAAATGTATGCAATCAAAAATAAGAGGACTGCAAAAGTTGCCACTGCTGACAACATCACAAGGAGCATCAAGATCAACGATCCAGGTCTCCGTCTGTAAGCATGAAGTTTTTGTCCAATTGTCTGCTTATTCATGTTGTGCCCTCCTGTTCAACAATGATACGGAAAGATTGATCAGCAGGATAAAGACAAATAAAACAACGGCGGTTGCAATCAGTGCCTCTCTGTGAAGTCCTGCTGCATATCCCATCTCCAGCACAATATTTGCCGTAAGAGTACGAACACCTCTCACAATCCCCGCAGGCATTCTCGCCTGGTTTCCTGCTACCATGATCACTGCCATCGTCTCTCCGATCGCACGTCCGATCCCCAGTACAATTCCTGCTACAACACCTGATTTTGCTGCCGGGAGAACAACCGAAAAGATACTTCGCTCATGTGTCGCCCCCAGTGCAAGTGCACCCTCATAATAATGCGCCGGCACAGAACGGATCGCTGACTCTGTGACACCGATGATCGTCGGAAGAATCATCATTCCAAGTAAGATAGATGCAGTCAGAATGCTGCTTCCATTTCCACCCCAGTGAAATTTCTGGCAGATGTCTCTGATCAATGGCACAAGTACGACCAATCCAAAAAATCCATATACAACGGACGGGATTCCTGCCAAAAGTTCGGTAGCACCTTTCAGCACCGGATAGATTTTCTTTGGACAATATTTTGCCATAAATACCGATGTCAGAATTCCGATCGGAACTCCTAAAATAATTGCTCCCGCAGTGACATAGATACTTCCCATGATCATCGGGAGGATTCCGAAGATTTCATTGGTCGGCTTCCATCTCTCTCCGGTCAAAAATTCCATAAATCCAATTTCCTTCATTGCAGGAATTCCATTTGCGAATAAAAATACACAAATGAGAGCCACCGCCAGCACCGAAGTACAGGCGGCGATGAAAAACACTCCCTGCATGAACTTTTCTTTCCATGCTTTCATATTGTTTTTTCCCTCTTATCCATCTTTCTCAGGCTGTTTTGCAAGCAATTCCTGAATTAGTTTAACTCATCCCAAGCAAGCACTTCACCTGTATAGATTTCTTTTATCTGATCACTTGTGAGCTCATCCATCGGATTTGCTTTATTTACGATTACTGCAATTCCATCTGTCGCGATCACAGTTGCTTTTAACTGCTCTTTCTCTTCATCCTTCAACTCTCTGGACGCCATTCCAATATCACAGATTCCATCGATTGCAGAAGTCATACCTGTTGTGGAATCACTTGTCTGAATCTCAATCTCTGCACTTGTGTTCACTTTTAAATAAGCTTCTTTTAACTTCTCCATCACCGGTGAAATAGAAGAAGATCCTGCGATAACAATCTTTCCTTCTGGCTTGCTGCCCGCATATGGCTTCACATCGTCAAGAGAAATATATCCATTATCAGATACGATTTCCTGTCCCTCTTCACTCAGAATGTAATCGATGAAATCTTGTGTCACTTCGCTTACTTCTTCCTTTGTAGCAATGTTAAATGGTCTTGCCACTTTGTAGGAACCATCTTTGATATTGTCTTCTGTCGCTTCCGCTCCATCTACTTTCACAGCTTTTACACTGTCATCAAGAGATCCCAGAGAAATATAACCGAT